>Ga0156573_106_pt1 | contig 28431 bp, 25 predicted proteins | sample RifOxyB2_FD_116164 | JGI IMG/M metagenome (GOLD analysis project Ga0156573, IMG submission 116164) | Candidatus Uhrbacteria bacterium RIFOXYB2_FULL_41_18
CTGCTCCACAGGATTTACGTGTGATCCACAAAACCTGCTTCTTTTTATTTTAATTCTCTTATGCCTCACGTATCTTGCCTGCCATCCAAGCCATATCAAATAAAGACTTAGCAGTTTGAGCAAAGGATTCACTTTCAATAATAACTGTCACAATCTTTCCAATAAATGTGACAAACACCACGCGGTTATCATAAATCCAAATATCTCCATGAAACTCCCCAACTTCTTTTGGAATCTCACAATAATTTCCTAAAGGATTACGTGGATTTGGTTCTCCCCAGTGCAACATGAACACTTTCGTTTTTCGTGGATCAAGAGATTTCCGCGCCTCAGTTAACATCTTCATATCCAAATGCGCATACACATCTGTATAGTTTGTCACTTCTCGCATTTCTTTTGGTTGTACTTTTTTTACATCATCAAACACCGCAAACAACGCCTCTGTCCCCTCATAAAAACGCACGGCTGGTTTTTCACCACCTGCAAGCAACTTTAGTTCTGGAATCGCTTCATCAAGTGTCTCTAGCTTACGACGCATTTTTTGAAAAGTATCTTTAAAATAAGAAACCGCGCGTTCAGGATCTTCCACGGCAAAATAGCGTTTCTTTCCACTTTCAAACGTAGACATAAGTCCCCTATCTTGAAGAGAAGCAACAGCATCGTACGTTGCTGTTCTGGAAAGTCGTGCTTTTTTGGCAATGGCTTGAACTGTGGTAGGACCAAGCTTAAGCCCTGCAAAATAGACTTTCGTTTCAGATTCAGAAAGTCCAAGGGAAGTAAACAATTTCAAAACATCTTGTGACATATGCATTGATTGTATCATGAAGCGAGTAATCAAAAAACGCGGGTATTCACAGTCACCCGCGTTTTTCCTTAGGATTGCTTTGTAAACCCTAGAACAAGATCAAATTCATTAATGCGAAAAGGTTCCTTTATCTCCGGTCGATCCCCTGTTGTACGAAGAGTTAAAGAAAGAGTTCCTGAAAGAAGTGTCTCTTCATACTCCTCAAGAGCTTTCTTGATTTCTTCCTCCTGACTTTCTACATAAAGCTCGATACGATCTTCAATCGTAAGTTTTTGATTTTTTCGCATGTCATTAATTCGTCGGATCATTTCTCGAATTGTTCCTTCACGCACTAAGGCTGGAGTCAATGTTGTCTCAAGTTCAACTGCATACTCCCCTTTTTCAATTTGCACTTCATGAATATTTACTTCATCCTTCAATACCTCAATCAATTCTTCAGAAAGAATTCCGGAAGGACGAAAAGCAATCATTTTTCCAAGAGCTTGACGTACATTTATTCCTGCTTCTGCACGACGTTCAAGTGCACGTGAAACCATGGAACGCACACGTCCCATTTCATCAAGTAGCTCTTGATCTAGTAAAGATCCCTCTATAATTGGCCAATCAGCTAAATGCACGGATTCTTTCTTCCCTCCTGAACGCCTATAGACTGTCTCAGCAATAAACGGTGTAAAAGGCGCCATAAGTTTGGCTGTGGTGTTCAAACAAGTTTGTAATGTTTGGATTGCAAATTGCTTATCAGTTTCATCTGTTCCTTTAAAACGATCACGGCTTCTTCGTACATACCATGTAGAAAGATCATTAATGAACTCTCCGATGGCTCGAACAGATTCCGTGACTTGATAATTTTCCATCCAAACTGTTACTTCTTTTACCAAATGATTCAACCTTGCCAACACCCAACGATCCATCACATGTGTAGCGTTTCCCATTATCTCCCCTGCTTCTACCACAAACATTTCTGAGAAACGAACAACATTTAACAAAATCGTAAAATTCTTCTTCACCATGTCAGAAAGCGTTTTTTCTTCAAATCTCTTTCCCTCTCCAGGATGGTTAATGGTGTACATGTACCACCGCACTGCATCTGCTCCATACTTATCCATCATCTCCATAGGCTCCACTACATTACCAATGGATTTACTCATCTTCTTTCCTTTGCCATCAAGGACATGTCCTAAACAGATCACATTTTTGTAAGGACGTTCTTTTCCAAGAAGTACAGCCACAGCAAGCAGGGTATAAAACCAACCACGGGTTTGATCAATGGCTTCTGAAATATAATCTGCAGGATAGGCTTTTCCTTCATCAATCATGTCACGATGTTGTTTTGGATAGTGCCACTGCGCAATTGGCATGGCTCCGGAATCAAACCAAACATCAATCACATCTGTTACACGTTTTGCCGTTCCACCACATTTAGAACATTTCACTTCTACTTCATCGACAAATGGTCGATGTGGATCAAATTCTTCCCCAATATCCTGTAAAGCAATCGAACGTAATTCATCAAAACTTCCAATACAGGTTCTTTCCTGACACTCTTGACACTCCCAAATAGGAAGAGGTGTTCCCCAATAACGTTCTCGAGAAAACGCCCAATCTTTAACATCACGCAACCATTCTCCAAAACGTCCGTCTTTAATATGTGCTGGTTCCCAATGAATTTTTTCATTTTCTTCAAGAAGTTTTTCGCGTAGTTCACTCATGCGAATGTACCAAGAATCTTTTGCATAGTAGATCACAGGAGATTTACAGCGCCAACAAAATGGATAGGTGTGCTTAATTGTTTCTCGTTTAAGGAGAAGTCCACGTTGTTCTAAATCGTCCATGATGTCCTTATCTGTAGACTTTACGAATCGTCCTTCATAGGGACCAGCTTTTTCACTAAAAGTCCCATCAAGTTTAACTAAGTGATATTTTGGCAAACCAATTTTTGTTCCAAGATCAAAATCCTCTGCTCCATACATCACGGCGGTGTGAACAATACCAGATCCATCTTCAATGGAAACAAAATCCGCAGATGTCACATACCAAGCTTTTGCATGTTCTTGATCTGTTCCCTTTAATGCTTCACGAACATAAGGAAAGAGAGATTCATATTCGGTTCCCACCAAAGCGCTTCCTTTCACTTCTTCGATAATCTCATATTCACCTTCAAGTGTGGCTCCTACTCGCGCTTTTGCAAGCCAATAATATTCTTCTCCTTGTTTTACCTTGACATAATCAATGTGTTCTCCAACAGCAAGTGCCACATTGGCCGGCAAAGTCCAAGGAGTTGTAGTCCAAGCAATCAAGTATTCATTTCCTTCTGCCTGAGAGCCATCTGCTTTTTTGGTCATGCGAAACTTTATAGAAATCGCTGGATCTTCTACATCTTTATATCCCTGAGCAAGTTCATGAGAAGAAAGGGAAGTACCACAACGTGGACAGTGTGGAGTCACACGATAATCTTTATAAAGAAATCCTTTATCCCAAATCTGTTTGATCACCCACCAAAGAGATTCAACATACTCTGGTTTGTAGGTAACGTAAGGATCTTCTAAATCTACCCAGTAGCCCAATCGTTTTGTAAACTCCACCCATTCTTCAAGATATTTCCACACACTTTCCTTACAACGCTCATTAAACGCTGCGATTCCAAATTCCTCAATTTCACTTTTACTTTTAAACCCAAGCTGTTTTTCCACTTCGAGTTCCACAGGAAGACCATGCGTATCCCATCCACCTTTCCGATTCACAAAATATCCTTGCATAGTACGGAACCGTGGAATGCAATCTTTGAAAGCACGCGCTTCTGCATGATGAATGCCTGGACGACCATTGGCTGTTGGTGGGCCTTCGAAAAAAACAAAAGGGCCTTTTGTGGCTTCTTTTTCCAAGGTTTTCTTAAAAATGTTGTTTTTTTCCCAGTCTTCAAGGATTTGTTTTTCTTGTTCAGGGAGATTTGATTGATGTTCTGCCATAATAAAATGAAAGATTTACAGCGATTATCGTAGCAAAATATGCGCTCTGGAGCAATATGAAGAAATGATCTGCTATAATAACTTCATATGAAACCAACGATTTATATCGGCTCGGATCATGCGGGCTGGAAACTCAAAGAGGAAGTCAAGAACTTCTTAGAAACAGAAGGGTATGAACTAACGGATATGGGAAATGATAATCTTGTTGAAGATGATGACTACCCCGATTTCGGTCATGCTGTTGCTAAACGGGTAATGACTGATGAAAATGCCCGAGGAATTGTTCTTTGTGGCAATGCCCAAGGAGTGTGTATTGTGGCAAATAAAGTCCGTGGAGTTCGTGCGGCAACAGGATTCAATAAAGAAGTCGCTGTGACAAGCCGAACCGATGATAATAGCAATATTCTTTGTCTTCCTGGGCGACATCTTGATCAAAAAGAAGCAACAGAAATTGTAAAACATTGGCTTGAAACACCTTTTAGTGGCGAAGAACGTCACGAGCGGAGACTCAAAAAGCTCGAAAAAATCGAAGAGGAGGAATATAAAAAATGCGCATAATTTTATGATAGAAATAATTCCTTCCATTTTTGCCCATTCACAGCAAGAATTTGAACACAAACTCAGACTTGTAGAACATGCTTGCAAAATGGTTCAAGTGGATATTCTTGATGGAAGTCTTTTTAATAATGTGACTTGGTTTGATGCCATGCACATAAAAGCGCTTCGTACTCCTGTTGAATACGAGCTTCACCTCATGGTAGAAAATCCTCTTCCAATTATTGAAGAATGGAAACAACACATTGATCAACTCAAACGCGTTATTGTCCATGCCGAACTAGATCGACCTGTTGGAACCATTCTGAGTCATTGTAAAGAACGATTACATCTCGAAACTGCCGTAGCTTTAAATCCTGCATCCCCTCTTGAAGAAGTCCATGCCATTCTTCCTCATGTAGATCAAGTTACGCTCATGGGCGTACATCCGGGAAAAACTGGACAAACGTTTGGAGGCGAATCAATTTTGGAAAAAATTCGCATGGTTAAACATCATTATCCAGAAATAATCGTCGAAGTTGATGGAGGAGTAACAGAAAAATTACTTGAGACTTTGGCAAAGGCTGGATGTGATCGCATCACAGCTACAAGCTTGCTTTTTTCTTTCGATAATCCTACAGAAAGGCTTGAATATCTGAATAACCTTGCCTCGACGCTCTAAGAAATTTCATGTTATACTATTGTTACTAACAATTCTTAATTGCTTCTTTATGAAAAAAGGCCTTGCCTACATTAGCCTCTTGGCTTTCGTCTTCAGCATCTGCGCCCTTTCTCCTGCAAATGCATCATCACTTTCTTCTGTTGATGATCTACAAGCAGGTGACTTGATTCGTGGTCAAAGTTTTTCTGCCGTATATTACTACGGTGTAGATGGATTCCGTTACGTATTCCCAAATGATAAAGTTTATTTTACTTGGTATACCGATTTTGATGATGTGAAATGGATTTCCGATACAGACATGACTACCATTCAAATTGGGGGAAATGTCACCTATAAACCAGGGGTAAAAATGATTAAAATAACCAGTGATCCTAAAACCTATGCCGTTTCTGAAAATGGAACGCTTCAATGGGTTTCTACGGAACAGGTTGCTATTGATCTTTATGGAAATACCTGGAATACAAACATTGATGATGTCCCAGATGCTTTCTTTGGAAATTACACCCTAGGACAAGAAATTGAAGAATCTTCTAGTTTTAGTGTGATTGGTGAATTAGCTGCTGCTTATAGCATTGATGCAGACAAAGGACTGAAAGCTGCAAGAGCAATCAGCATCACAGCAAGCCAATACTCCCCTTCTTCAGTCACTATTGATGTTGGAACTGCTGTTCGTTGGACAAATAACGACTCCGAAAATCATTCTGCAACCGAATTTAGTAAAGATTGGGGAAGTGGAACTATGGCTCCAGGAGTGACTTTTGCTCGCTATTTCAATGAAGCAGGAACATACGAATACTACGATAAGTATAGTGATGAAATGATCGGAATCATCATTGTTGAATAAAATGATAAAACAGGGTGTAAAAACATCCTGTTTTTTTGTTGAACAAAACACTATTTTCTTCTAAACTATCTTCTGTATGATCCAACACAACCCTGAATTTCTCAGCCAAAAGTATGCAGACCTTCCCGGATCCAAGCCGGTTGAAAGAGCGGTGGCCAAGAAACTCCGTAAAGGAGAAAAAGCACACAGCAAAGAAGAACGCATAGAGGCGTATTTAGAGCGTCTTGAGGGCATCACGGAGGATGAACGAGGATACCGTCTTTTAAAACACCTGACTCTCAAGAATCTTACCCTTGATACTTCAGATACATCTCTTCTTGAAAAGATCGCACGAGATCTGTATCAATCAGAGAAACGGATCGCCGAAGAACGGGGTCAGGGTGGTCATCTCGAACAATTGGGATCAACAAAGGAGATTATTGAAAACTACAAACCGCTCATTAAGGAAAAAGCAGAAATTCAGCGCCGTACGCTCTCATCTTGGCTTAACGGACTTGAGGAGCACGCAGACGAGAATCCCATGTGGTTTCGGTACTTGATAGTTCGCTCTCTTGGACAGATGGGAACACTTGATAAAGAAAAAGGTCGTTACTCCAGACGCTCCTCAAAAACCATCTCACCCTTTCCAGAGTTTAATTTTGAAGCCATTGGGCTTACACGCAGATGGCTCACCGAGGGGATTGATCCAAAGGACGAACTTGAGGACGAGCGAACAGAGACTATCCAAAAGGCCATCGACAAAAAAGACTTCGCGACCCTTTATGCTATTGCACAGATTGAGACGGCCGGACGACTCAATCGGGAAACCACCAGAGGGCAGTGGAGAAAGTACGATCAAGGGAGCGATTATCGCATCCTTGAAAGCGAATTGAAAGGCAAAGGAACCGGATGGTGTACCGCTGAAGGAAGTGCCAAGGATCACCTTGAACACGGAGACTTTTATGTCTACTACACCTACGCGACTGCGCATCCCGAAGAAGATGAACAAGCAACCGAACCACGTGTGGCTATTCGTATGCAAGAAGGGCATGTCGCGGAAGTGCGAGGAGTAAACACACGTCAAGAATTAGAGCCAGAGCTAAACGACATTGCAAAGGGAAAATACCACGATCTTCCCGGAGGAGAAAAGTTTGATAAAAAGTCCGAGGATATGGATCGCCTGAACGTCATCTATTACAAAACCTTTCGCATAGACAAAAAGACAGAAGAAAAGACGTTCCTTCATCCAACACTCACCACTGAAGAACTTCTCTTCTTGTATGAAATAGACTCATCCATAGAGAGTTTTGGCTACGACAAGCACCCTCGCATCAAAGAGATCCTCGATACCAGGAACAAAGAAGCAGACTTTGAAGCACTGCTCCCAATGCTCGTCACGATTCGGGAAAAGACAGGCAGAGGAGATGTCTGCACCACGTTAGAGTTGCAGTATCTCTACGAAGTGAAACAAAAGATCCGCCTAGGTTCGTTTGATCGCTCTCACGTCACGGATATCATTGCACAGCGCAATCCGGAAGCCGACATGCCTGTGGTCTTCGAGTGCGAACCGAGTCAAATTGCAAGCATTCCGTATCAGATCAACGAGAACACCAAGGCCTATGTTGGAAAACTTGATACAGGCATTTTCCAAATGTTTCTTAAATACAACATCGAGTACATCTACACATCTTTCCCGGAGGGTCGTCGCATTGAACGCCGCAGTGTAGAAGTCGGCGGCAAAACGCGTGAAGAGCTGTTAAGGGAGCTACAAGCCAAAGGAGTAGACATCTCAGACCAGGCAAAAGTGATGATGGAACATGAGAATTTTGAAAAATCTCTTCGCATAGAAGATAAAAATGAAAAAGATTGGACAAAATGGAAATTAAAACCCGCACAAGACATGGATTTTATTCGCCTGTCTGTTGCCGACCTCAATATTCAAGGCACGACAAAAACGGACTCGGTCTACGCTCGCGCACAAAAACTCGGTCTTGAACTCGTTCCTCCGGATGCCGTACCAGCATACCGCCTAGCTACACTGGATCAAGCCATGGATGATTTGGTCTATATGGGAATGGAGCAAATCGCAGACGCCGACGGTAACCCGAGCGTCTTCTACGTGGAACGCTATGTCTACGGGTCGTGGCTCGACTACGATTGGGCGTATCCGGACCGCCGGTGGTCTTCTTCCAGCGAGTTTGTCTTTCGTCTCCGCAAGTCTGAAACGGACAAGCAAGTGTGAAACTTCTAGTCCTACATTCAATTGAAACAAAACTGCCTTCACGTTAAGATGAAGGCAGTTTTATGAAATGGAATATTCCTCTCTCTTCTTGGAAATTTTTTGCCCTTCTTTTTTGTTTGGGTCTGGGAACAGGTTTTTCCCTATTCTTTTTTTCTTCACAATCAATCACCTATGATGGACCTCTTTATTCCTCAGGTCTTCAAAGCAAATCCTTTTTCGATGATGTTTATCAAACAGTAAAACAAGAATCCTTTAATCAGGTAAAAGCAGCGAGCGTAGTTGTCGCTCATCATCTTCTTGTCGCTGATCAAATCGCTCGCACGTTTGAAAGCATCTCTTCTTATCCAAAAACGATTATCATTCTCAGCCCCAATCACTTTTCCTCAGGTACAGCCCAAGTCCAATTCTCCCAAGGAGCCTGGCAGACTCCTTATGGCGAGGTCTTTGCTGATGCAGAAGCCGTCGCCACTCTGGTCTCATACCTTTCTTTTACAGCGATTGAAGAAACAACCTTTGAAAAAGAGCATGGGATTGCAGCCCTCGTGCCTTTCATCAAAAAATCTTTTCCAAAAGCACAAATCGTTCCAATTGCTCTTGCAAGTTCTCTTGATAAAACAAAGCAACAACAAATTGCTACAGCCTTGGCTGATCTTTTTCCAAATGCCCTAGTGATTGCCAGTGTAGACATGTCTCATGAGCTTCCTGAATCAGTGGCCTTTTTCCATGACCAAATCACGCAATCGGTTTTAGAAGCCGGAGGATGTGATCAATGTCGGCTCGAAGTCGACTGTCAACCCGCACTGAATATTCTCCTTGCCATCAATGCTTTGAAAGGCACACAAACTTGGCATCTCCTTCATCGAGGAAGCTCAATTGAAATGGGAGTCACAGAAAATCCACTCGAAAACACAAGTCACATCCTTGGATATTTCACCAAAGGAAAACCCACACACGAACAAGCTTCTCCTTCCCTGTTTTTTGTCGGCGATATTATGCTAGATCGTTATGTCGAACAACTGATGCAATGGAAAGGGGTTAATTATCCTTTTAAAAATATGCAAAGGTTTTTGCTTGGAACCAATCTCACTATCGGTAACCTAGAAGGAACTATTGGAGAGCAAGCACAAACCGAAGAAGATCTTGCCTCTTTACATTTTGTCTTTCCTCCTTCTGTCACCACTCCCCTTGCGTCTTTCTTTACTACACTAGGACTTGCCAATAATCACACGGATGATTTCGGACAAGACGGCTATGAGTCAACACTATCTCTGCTCACAGAGTCTGGCATTGACTCATTTGGATCCTCAAATGCGCCTGATCCGGTTTTTGAAACAACCATTGAAGAAACTCATCTCGTGTTTATTGGTTATCATGCATTTGGTATGGATGCACAAACAGTTGTTGATCGCATCCAAGAGTATTCCACAGAAGGAAATCCATTTATTATTGTTTTTGCCCATTGGGGAGAAGAATATCTTTCTCATCCAACAGATCAACAAAGGGAAGATGCCCGACGTTTTGTGAATGCTGGAGCTGACCTGATTGTTGGTCATCATCCCCATGTCATTCAAGGAATGGAAATGATTGAAAACACTCCAGTTATTTATTCACTTGGAAACTTTATTTTTGATCAAATAGAGCCTGCAACAAATGAAGGTCTTGCTCTTGGGTTGCTTTTTACTGAATCACACTATCAACTGTCTTTCTTCCCATTTGAGATTGTTCAAGCACAACCTACCCCTCTTTCAGGGACAAAAGAACAAGAGCTACAAAAGCGCTTTGCTTCCCTCTCGCAAGAGGATCTTTCCGAGCGTATAATACAAAATAACCTAATTATTTCTTACTAATATGCAAACAATGCCCACCTCTTTTTCTGAACTTCCAAATCCCCCAACTCCCATGGAAACTCCGGAAAAACCAAAACATCTTTCAAAAAGAATGAAAATTTTTCTTGTTGTTGTTCTTAGTTTTCTCGCACTTGGTGCAGGAACAGCTTTTGGATTCTTTCTCTCAAAAATATTCTCCACCCAGACAGCTGTGACTTTCCAAACATCAGAATCAGTAGAACAACAAGCCGAAGACTATCAAGAAAAAATGGAACAAGAAACGAATGTACTGGCTATCAACTGGATCCCGGTTAAGTCGCAATCGCTTATTCCAACACCACAAGTCATTCTTGATCAGTACTTTTCTCTGACAACAGAAGATGTTCCTGAAGGAGAAATTTGGTATGCCAGTGGTGCATTTACCCAAGGACAAATGGAGTATTTTGCAGAACATGAATTAGATCTTCCAAATCGTTCTGATGAGGGAGACGCCATTTATTCATCTGACCTTCCATTCCTTGGTTACCACACGTTCTGGCTCGGAACAGTCAAAAATGGCACCTATGAAGATTATCAACTTGCTCTTTCCATTGTTGGTTTACCAGGAATGGGAATGAATTATCTATTGAACTATCTGCTTATCCCTCCAGATATTGCTCATCCCGTTGTATTCCTTGATCGTTATACGACCGACATTGGTTCTGCATTTACTTCTCCTCGATCAAACACTAATCCTTCTGCTGCTGGTTTGATTATTCCTGAGCTTGAAGAACCTATAGAACCTTGGGTAGATGCAAATGGAAATACCTTTACCTATCAGGGAGCATGGCTTCGAAATGATTATCCTTTTCCTCTCAATCCAGATCGTTTCTCTATCACGACAACCATCAACGGCTATGAACTGCGAGAATATTTAGAAGAAGAACAGCCGATTGAATACACAAAGCTCACAGTGACAGATAATGGATTTTTTTATACACGTGAAGATGGACGCACAGTCTGGTTTGATCTGGAAGTTCCTTTTTGGACAAATCCCTATACACCTGATTCAAAAACGATCCCAGCTCCTACTATCTCATGGAGTGATGGAACTCAAAATGATCAGCTATACATAAAAGGTGAAATTGGCGGATGTGGACAAGTCTCTTATTCAAACGTGATAGATTCTCTTGACCCTTCATCTCTCAAACAGACAGGATCCTATGAAGTTGATTTTGGAAAAGGGCTTATTTATGAACCGAATGATCAAGGAAGTGAAGAGTATCAATCTGCTTACACAAATGCGACTCTTTTTAATGATTCTCTTAACTGGGATGAATTCTTAGCCCTGCACCCATTCTTTTACTGGCAGGATGCCTTTGGTCGATGGATCAAATTCACCAATACTTCTGTTCTCCCTGCTGCTGAATGTGGAAAACCTGTGATTTATCTTTATCCTGAAGAACCAACAGATCTCACTGTATCCATAGATCTTAAAGGTGGCATGAGTAAATCTGAACCATTATATGAAAATGGTTGGTCTGTCACTGCTTACCCAGATGGAACTTTAACAAACCACGCTGATCAACAAACCTACCCCTATTTATTCTGGGAAGGTTCTGGAGCTTTTTACACTCCTCCTCCAACCTATTGGGTTGTAGAACAACAAAACGTAGAATCATTTTTAATCAATACCCTTGAAAAGCTTGGTCTTAATCAAAAAGAGACTGCAGACTTCCTTGAGTTCTGGCTCCCTCGTATGCAAGACAAGGCGTATTATCAAATTGGTTTTCATGGAACTTCTGTAATGAATCAACTTGCTCCTCTTACCTTCTCTACGCAACCAAAAACACTTGTCCGAATTCTCATGGATTATCAAGGATTGGATTCCCCTATTCCTGAAAATCCTCCAAGACTTCCTCCAACACCAAAACGAATGGGGTTTACCGTGATTGAATGGGGAGGCGTGCTTCGATAAAAAATAACATCCCCCTCTGACAAAAGCCAAGAGTTTCCTATTTCGACTCATCCAAAATCCAATCACCTGTCATCCCGAGCGAGAACATAACCCCCTCTGTCATCCCGAGCGAGGTAATATATCCCCCTGTCATCCCGAGCGAGATAATATATCCCCCTGTCATCCCGAGCGAGGTTATCGTCGAGCCGAGGGATCTCGAGTTATTCAAGATTTCTCCACTCGTCACTAGAAAACTCCTCAATCGAAAATGACCTCCTCCCCGGGCTAAAGCCAAGAGTTTCCTATTTCGGCTCATCCAAAATCCAATCACCTGTCATCCCGAGCGAGATAATATATCCCCCTGTCATCCCGAGCGAGAACATAACCCCCTCTGTCATCCCGAGCGAGGTTATCGTCGAGCCGAGGGATCTTGAGTTATTCAAGATTTCTCCACTCGTCACTAGAAAACTCCTCAATCGAAAATGACCTCCTCCCCGGGCTAAAGCCAAGAGTTTCCTATTTCGGCTCATCCAAAATCCAATCACCTGTCATCCCGAGCGAGATAATATATCCCCCTGTCATCCCGAGCGAGAACATAACCCCCTCTGTCATCCCGAGCGAGGTTATCGTCGAGCCGAGGGATCTTGAGTTATTCAAGATTTCTCCACTCGTCACTAGAAAACTCCTCAATCAAAATGACATGAATATTTTGTCTTCCGTTTAAATGAGAAAAGAAACAGAGTGCGAAACACTCTGTTTTTTGCTACAATAAAACCACTATGCCAACACTCACACAAGGTCCTAAGGTGCGAAATCCTCTCCACCTTCATGATCGCAAACTTAAAAAACTGGAAGAAACAGCCAATCTTATTCGTGAGGATATTATCGACATGCTTGTAGAAGCAGGATCGGGCCATTCTGCAGGCCCTCTAGGCATGGCTGATATTTTCACGGCCATGTACTTCCATGTTCTTGTTCACGATCCAAAAAATCCGGATTGGAAAGACCGCGATCGCCTCATTTTAAGTAATGGACACATTGTCCCCGTGCAATATGCTGCCATGGCAAGAGCAGGTTATTTTCCCAAAAAACTTCTCATGTCCTTGCGCAAATTCGGTTCTCCTCTGCAAGGTCATCCAGAATATCGTTCTTTGCCTGGTATTGAAACCACTTCTGGTCCGCTTGGTTCTGGTTCTTCTCAGGCTATTGGTATGGCTTATGCCGCGCTTATGGATAAAGCTCCTTGGCGCGTGTATTGCCTGATGAGTGATGGAGAACTTCAAGCCGGACAAACTTGGGAAGCTATGTTATTTGCAGCGCGTAATAAACTCTACAACTGTACCTTTATTATTGATCGCAACAATATCCAAATCGATGGGACCACAGAGGAAGTCATGCCTCTTGAGCCACTTCAGGAAAAATTTGAGGCTTTTGGTCTGCAAGTGTTGCGCTGTGCAGGAAATGATATTCGTGAGTTTGTACAAGTGGTCGCGCATGCACAAGGTATTTCAGAAAAACCAACCGTAATTATTGCCGATACGATTCCTGGGTATGGTGTAGATTTTATGGAATATGATTTTTCTTGGCATGGAAAAATACCAGCTTCTGGAGCTGAATCAAAACGGGCTATTCAACAAATTAGAAGTCTCGGGGGGAAAATAACCAGCGAGCATGAATAGCTAACCATAACCTGTATGGAAAAAATGGGAATAGAGCAGTGGCACATGCATGCTTCATCAAATATGAAAGTTGATAGCGCAGACAAAACAACAAAAAATCACAAAGTTGATATCCCAAATTCAAATGGTGAACAAGGAAAATCAATCCCTCAAATAGAGGAGAGACCTTTCGTTTATGAAAAGATGAAATTTTCATTCGAAGCAATGGAACGTACAATGGCAGAAAAAATAATCTTTCTACCAGAAAATGAACGCGCACAATTCATTTTAGACATCCTTGAAGATACTTCAGTAGACCCAAATGCAGATATCCGTCTTATTGCTTTTCAACTCATTAAATTTGTACCAGAAAATGAACGCGCTTCAATTGTGTTAAAAGGACTCAAAGATACTCACAGGGTTCTCTCTGTTCGTGCACTACAAAACATTCATTATTTACCTATAGATCAACGCGCACCATTTGTTGTTCAATATCTTGAAAAAGCAAATGATTATTGGGTACAAGAAAACGCAATAAAACAGATGCAACATCTACCAGAAAAAGATCGTGTAGAGATCATGCGAAAAGGTCTGGAAAATCCGCACATCAGTCATGCTCTTATAATAAAACAAATGTGGACTATACCCACAGATGAACGAACACCCTTTCTTCAAAAAGGACTTGAAGATCCAGACCTCGAAACCCGCAGTGGGACAATTCGAGAAATCTATTACGCGCCAATAGAAAAACGTGAGGGACTTTTCAATAAATGTTTTGAAGACTCAGATCCAAAAATTCGTCGATTGGCTGTTGAATATGGATCCTATCTCTTGCCCTATAAAGAACGCGTTTTTCTTCTTCGCAAAGGACTTAGAGATAAAGATATTTCTGTTCGCGAATCCGCGATAAGAAGGATTGATCGTGTGCTAGAAGAGGAACAAGCAGAACTTGTTCGTTTAGGTCTTAACAATCAAGATGTTTCAATACGCAGATTAGCTTTTAAAGCAATTGAACTCGTACCTATAGAAAACCGTCTATCACTTATGCGAATTGCTTCTTCAGATCCAAATCCTGATATTCGTTTTGATGTGATTCGGGGTGTAGAGCTCCTCGAAGAAAAAGATCGTGCGCTCTTTATTCAAGAAGTATTCAGATCCTCTGATGTCCGAACTCGCCTTGATTCATTGTTTGGTATCAACTATCTGCAAGAACGAGATTGTAGCAATGTAATAAGACTAGCTCTTGAGGATAAAGATGCAAGCGTCCGAAGAGAAGCCATCTTACTTATTAGAAAAGCTTCTCCAAATGAACAACGAGCTCTCTACCAAAAAGTGCTTGATGAGGAAAAAGATGAAGACCTCCTTTCTCTTGCTCGTAGACTACAAAAAAATAACTCATCAATTGATTCACATATATGAACAAACACACTTTTTATAAATGGGTCATTATCATTCCTCTTTGTATCATTGGTGCGATCACTCTTCTTTTTCTCCTCTATCAAGCATTGTTTGGAACATCAGGAATCTCTATAACAAGCCAAACCCCTTCTGCCTATAATTCTTCCATGATGGAAAAAGCATTTGTTCCCTATACGGGTGCCTCTGCTGTTTCAGAATCCTTTTCCACTCGCTCCTCTGTTTCTGATGATCTTTCGATCGAGACAGCTGCAGAGGTAGATCAAAAAATCATTAAAACAGGAATGCTTTCTTTAGAAGTTTCTTATGTCTCAGACACAGTCGCTTCTATTTCTTCTGTGGCAGAAAGTGCTGGTGGATTTGTGCAATATTCCTCTGTTTCTGAGCAAGAAGATGGAACCCATGCGGGAAATATCACTATCCGTATTCCCTTTGATCAATTTGAATCTACCATGGAACAGATCAAGACGTATGCAAATTTAGTGAGTTATGAATCTGTTTCTGGAACAGATGTAACAGAAGAATATACAGATCTTGAAGCTCGACTCCACAATGCACAAGCACAAGAACAAACCTATTTAGAAGTACTTGATCTTGCAAAAACCGTTGAAGATGTCTTGAGTGTTCAGTATGCCCTTGCTCAAGTACGACAAGAAATTGAAATCTATGAAGGTCACATCAAATACCTTGAAGATCGTACTTCACTCTCCACAATCACTATCTCTTTGACAGAAGAAACAACGGTCTTGCTTTCCAACAAAGACTTTCGTCCTTGGACAACAGTGAAAGAAGCTGCCCATGCATTTGTTGTTTTAGTACAAAGCCTAATCAATACCCTAATCTGGATTGTTGTTGTCGGAGGTGGCATCCTTCTTCCATTAGCTCTCATTATCTGGGGAGTGTGGAAATTATTCCGCTGTGTTCTTCTACAAAAATGTAAACATCACTTCTTTGGTAAAAAAACTCATTAATCTATGGCTACTCTCAAAATAAAAAAAGGATTGAATAAGGGAATGTTCCTGGCACGAAACGTACTCGATCCTGATACAATCAAACGTGAACCAACACGTAATGGGTATGGGGAAGGTTCCGTAGAAGCAGGAAAACGCAACAAAAATATTGTGATGCTTTGCTGTGATCTTACGGATTCCACTCGTAGTGTTGTTTTTAAACAAGCCTTTCCTGACCGTTATATTCAAATGGGGGTTTCGGAACAATCCATGGCTTCTATTGCCTCAGGACTTGCTCTTGCAGGAAAAATTCCTTTTATTTCAAGCTACGCAAGTTTTTCTCCAGGACGCAATTGGGAACAACTTCGCACATCTGCTGCCCTTCAAGGCGCAAATATCAAAATCGCTGGAGCTCATGCAGGTGTTTCTGTTGGACCAGATGGAGCTACCCATCAAATGACGGAAGATATCGCTCTCATGCGAGTGCTCCCAAATATGGATTTAGTGGTGCCTTGCGACAGTATTGAAACAAAAAAAGCAACCATAGCGATTGCCCAAAGAAATAATCCTGGATACATCCGTTTTGCTCGAGAAAAAACACCCGTCTTTACCACAGAAAAAACTCCTTTTAAACTTGGTCGTGCGGAAACTTATCGTTTTGGAGAAGATGTAACCATTTTTGGAGCAGGACCTATTTTGTATGAAGCATTAATTGCTGCGGATGTCCTTTCTCAAGAATATGGGATAGAAGTTCGTGTCATCAATCTACATACACTCAAGCCTCTTGATGTAAAAACAATCGTTACTGCGGCAAAAGAAACCGGTGCCATTGTTACTTGCGAAGAAGCACAAGTCATAGGTGGTCTTGGAGGCGCTGTTTGTGAAACACTTGCCATGACTGTTCCGGTTCCTGTGGAGCGTATTGGAATGCAAGAGTGTTTTGGAACTTCTGGAAACTCTGAAATTGTTTTTGATGCTATGGGTCTCACTGCTCCTTTTATCGCTATGGCAGTTATTCGAGCACTCAATCGTAAATATGGAGAAAAAGTTCCTGTCATTCCTGAATATATTACTGCCGCAGAAGAAAAATTTGCTCTTCTAAAAAAAGAGATAAATGATGAAGCCCTTTCCCGCACTCCAAAAAAATGGGGTGGAAAAAAGGAAGATAAAACCCTCAAATCTCGTCAATAAAAAAATCGCCGAAATAAATCGGCGGTTTTTTATTAAAGCATTGTGGGACCCATGAGAAGAGCTTCTAAAGAGGAAGTATCCCCTCTTTTTAAAGAAGCAACTATTGCCTCCTGATTACGCAACCCCTTTTCTAGGCCTCCAATAAGACGTAAAATCTCTTCAATTTTTTCAGAACCAGGCATTTCACGAAAGTCAGGATTTCTGTTTGGATCTTCTTCATCATCCTTCACATCACGATAATTTTTATATTCTCCGATTAATGCTTTTATCCGTTTAATAGCATCATCATCGCCTCCACCCATCTCCATCTCCATTGAAATATTGTGATCTGGTGGTTCTTCACTATCAAAACTTTGTGTGACTTCTCCTTGTGAAATCCCACTAAATCCTAATTCACCTTTTGAATGTTTAGAAAACATAGTAATAATGTAATTAATAAATTATCTGATATTAATCAGATTATCATAATAAATGGATCTGTAAAACTTCTGATTGACAAAGATATCACAAAAAAGATTTGCCTTATTGTCGACTGTTCTATGGTAAAATGGAAATACTTACTCCCTTCTTCTTCTTTTATGTTCGACATGATTACGATTGGTGATATTAAACTCGATACCTTTGTAGTACTTGATGATAACAAGCTTCAATGTGAACTCAAAATGCCAGAATGCAAATTGTGTCTTGATTATGGAGCAAAAATTCGCGTAGATGTTGTGGATTCACAGATTGCCGGTTCTGCTCCAAACGTAGCCGTTGGTTTAGCACGGATGGGCAAAAAAACATCTATTATCAGCTACACTGGACTGGATGGGACGCGCGAACTTGCTCTCAAACATTTGGAAAAAGAAAATGTCTCGACCAAATTCATTCAAAAGGTCAAAGGACAACAAAGTTCTTATTCTGTTGTTTTGAACTTTAAAGGCGAAAAAACCATTCTTACTTCGCATATTAAACAGATCTATCGACTTCCAAAAAAATTAGCAAAACCAAAAGGATTGTACATTTGTGAAACAGGAGAAGGATATGAATCTCTTTATCACTCTATTATTGTCTGCTCAAAAAAATATCCCTGCATGATCGGATTCAATCCTGGGAGTGTCCAAATTGAAGAGCGAAAATCTGTCCTCTATAAACTTCTCAAACAAACCACCATCCTTTTTGTGAATCTTGAAGAAGCACAAAAACTTCTTTATGAAACACAACTAGAAATTCGTCATCTCATTACACATTTATGGAAACTCGGACCTAAACAAGTAGTCATTACTGATGGTGTAAATGGTTCTTATGGATTTGATGGAAAGGAAATTTTCCATTGTCCTATTTTCCCCGCAAAACTCAAAGAAGCCACAGGGGCAGGAGATGCCTTTGCAACTGGATATCTTGGAGCGATTCTTTCCGGACTCTCTCCTAACCAAGCTCTACAATGGGGATCTGTAAATGGGGCTTCAGTAGTTGAATATGTGGGGCCACAAAAAGGACTGCTCACTACCGCACAAATCAAATCTCGACTTAAAAAAAATCCCCGATTTCTTGCAAAACAACTCTAATATGCTTGATGTTATTACTATCGGTTCTGCCACACGTGATGTCTTCCTTGTGTCAGACAAATTCATTGCTTTAAAATCTCCCAAATTTGAAACAGGTGTGGGGGAATGTTTGAACTTGGGCGCGAAGATTGAGCTTGATGATCTTGTACTTACCACCGGGGGTGGAGCCACTAATGCGGCCATCACATTTGCTTCACTTGGATTTTCTACAGCAACGATTTGTCCTGTAGGAGATGATGCTCCTGGCCGAGATATTAAAGAAACATTAAAAATTGCTGGAGTTCAAACAAAATTCATGAAAATACATGATTCAGGAAAAACCGGCTATTCCACCATTCTGACCATGAAAACCGGAGAAAGAACTGTACTTGTTCACCGAGGAGTCTCAGCCACCTTTTCTTCCAAAGATATTCCTTGGAAAAAACTTAAAGCCAAATGGATTTATCTCACTTCTTTGGGAGGAAATATAACTCTTGCTAAAGAAATCATCCTGCATGCACAAAAAAATAAGATAAAGATAGCATGGAATCCGGGGAGTAAAGAATTAGAGATAGGTCTTGCTGTCTTCCAAAAGATTCTCCCTTTTGTAGACGTTTTTAATCTCAATAAAGAAGAAGCGGAATTGCTGACCCGAACAAAAAAGATCAAAAACATGCTCAAACTTCTTCAGCGAGAAGAAAAAATAACGGTAATTACAGATGGAACCAAAGGGGCATATGCGCAAATAGATGGGATGATAATTCATGTTGGAACCCGCCCTGTCAAAGTGATCTCTCAAACAGGTGCCGGTGATGCTTTTGGATCCGGATTAGTCGCAAGTCTTCTACACGGAGAAAATATTCAAACCGCTTTGGCAATCGGGGTCTTAAATGCAGAATCCGTGATCCAAAGCTATGGCGCAAAAAATGGCATTCTGACAAAATGGCCAAGTAAACAACAAATACAAAAAATTCCAAAAAAATAATTTTATGGGTGAACGAGAAATAATGCACGCCACAATGAAAGCTCTATGGGAGAAAAAGAAAAAAGGACCTGAACAAAAAGAAATCTCTCTGGAAGCAAAAAAACGTGAAGTTTTTGCTGGAGCAGTTTTGCGCTGGGTCGATGCTTTACGTCATCACCCAAAACTTCAACCGGAAAACTTCCCTTCTCTTCCAGAGGCAAAACGACTCGGAGCTTTATTTGTTCCTACCATTCTTCTTTCCCTGGCTGTTGGTTGTGATGAGCTCCGAACAGTTGATTGTTCAGAAGGCGAAGAAGCTTTTATTAAAACTCTCGTGCAGTGGCTTGAAGAACATCCAGATGAAGTCCAAACAGAAATGGATGTGCGCTGGCCCAATGCGACTATCACCACTCAAGATCTTGTGGACATGATGAAAGAAGCCACTTTTCAATGTGGAGTCGATCGAAAGTTATGGGGTGATCCAGACCTTAATGCTTTTGGAGAAGCAGAACTCCGCTCTCATGTCGTGACCATTGATGTCCATGAACCAGAATTTGAACGCGGTCTTGCTCAATATGAGAAAGGAGAGTGGCTTCAATATTATGATGATATTGGCCAGCTGGGAACGATTGCAGATGAGTACCAAGAAGCCGGACAAGGGCAAGAATTTGATAGAATGTGGTTTGAATATTTGCAAGCCATTGCCCTTTGTAGCGGTGTTGTTGAACATGAAGTTGCTCATTTGATTTTAGGAAGACATAGCGAGGAAACAAAGGAACGTGTCGATGAGCTCTTAACGGAAGATGGTTCCATTTCTCCAGAGGCATTCAATAATCCCCCAGATGAAATCTATGCCTGGGGATTTTCCGCCACAATTGCGGCTTCTCACTGGGTGGGTGAGACCTATCCAAAATATCAACAAGAAGACTAATCCATTTCAATCGTCTATGAAGTATTCCCTTTTTATCAATCGAGAAATTCCTGATGAAGGAATCAAACTGCTCAAAAAAGACAAAAGAATCAATGTCGAAATTTTTGAACAAGATAAAAAAATTCCACGATTCACTCTCCTGAAACGGGTAAAAGGCAAAGATATTCTTCTTTCCATCCTCACAGATAAAATAGATAAAGAAGTGTTTGATGCTGCTGGCCCACAACTCAAAATGGTCGCAAACTATGCAGTTGGATTTGATAATATTGATCTTGTCGAAGCAAAAAAACGGAATATCATTGTCACAAATGCTCCCAATCCTCTCATTTCAGAATCTGTGGCAGAACACACGATTGCCTTCATGTTTGCCCTTGCTCATCGTATTGTAGAAGGTGATGCCTTTACGCGGGCAGGAAAATATCATGCCTGGGGACCTCAACTTCTCCTCGGAACAGATCTCTATGAAAAAACGATTGGTATTGTTGGGACAGGTGCCATTGGTTCTGCAGTGGTTCGTCGCATGCATGATGGATTCAATACAAAAATTGTTTATCATGATGTAAAAAGAAATAAAGAACTTGAAGCACAAACGGGAGCTATTTACAAAACACTTCCACAACTCTTAAAAATGTCTGACTTTGTCTCACTTCATGTTCCGCTTCTTCCTTCCACACGTCATTTGATTAGCACAAAAGAATTAGCTTTGATGAAAAAAACCGCTTTTATCATCAACACAGCTCGTGGACCCATCTTGGATGAAAAAGCTCTCCTAAAAGCACTGAACAAAAAACAAATTGCTGGTGCAGGACTAGATGTCTATGAGTGTGAACCATTGATTGATTGCGACCCGAACGATCATCTTGAACTCCGCCTTATGGATAATGTCATCATGACCCCTCACACAGCTTCTGCAACCCTTGAAACAAGACAAGCTATGTCCAGAGTCGTAGCAGAAAATATCCTTGCTTTTGTAAAAGGTGAGACTCCTCCAAATAAAATATAATAAAAACATCCCGAGCTACGGCTTGGGACTTTTGTTTTACAATATTGGGGTCTACAATATTGGGGTCAGATCTTGAATTGACAGTTTTTGCATTTTTATTAAGGTTTTTTATAAACTGTCAATTCAAGATCTGACCCCCTATTGACCCCTGACTGCAAAAAAAAGAGGTCCCTTGGGACCCCCCTAACGTGGATGATTCACGTTCTCATAAACTTGCTGACGAAAGACCGGATCAAAAAGCACAGAGTAAATCCATTCATACTTAATCAAATAGCGACGTGTTTCAACAGGCAATCTTCCCTTTTTCTGATCCTTTGTCTGCTCGCAAGAGGTCTCACGCCAAGCATCTCCACATGCGACAATTGCCTCGTAAACGGTCTTGCTCGAAGCATTGTACCCGGCGGCAAGCACTATGCGTGCTTCTTCTGGATGATGCCATAACCGCTGCTGATACTCCTCAGGCATGGGCCAGAGCTCAGCATCCGCATGGAGCAAGGCAGCTTTAAAGGCATTGTGGTGTTCAAGCCGTCCGAGATCTACATCTTCCATAAGATAGGCTTGAGGATAACGATCACGCAATCGACGATAAGTACCTGCCATAATCTGTGCGGGACCAGAGGCACCCACAGGACTACGTGTAAACCAGTATGCACGATCTCGATTCGCTCCAATGATTGTCAAAGCACGATTGAGCATGGCAAGACGCTCAGCATCTGTTCCCTGTTCAAACTTGCGGTCACTGAACATTTGCTCTGTCAAAATCAGTGCCACAATATGATCAGGGGTACCAATATCCGTTACCAGAACATCTGACAAAAAATCTGATTTCACACGCCGTGCATGCAATTCATGGTAAGCCCCAAGTGCAAGCTCTTGCAAATAGGTCATGCCTTCTAAGCGCAACTCTGGGGTATTAAGCCGAGAGCTGTAAGGAATATATACCGCGCCATCAGCGTCTTCTTCCGTACCTTCCTTTGGCTTTACGGCAGTACGAATCGCAACCACAGTCCAACCCGGAGGTGATTTCACATGGAATGAAGGATTCACTCCGGCCCCACATCCCCCTTCTCTCTCACACTTCACAGTGAAGCCATGATTGGACATTTCTTCTTCATAGAGACCGAAGGTGACGATCTGTCCATTTGCATCCACGGCCGCAATGAGAAAATCTCCAAGGCACTTACGCCAACCAAGTCCTGACCCCCCACAACGATCTTTTTCAAGTCGCGCTTCATGCATGAGGCGCGAACCTTCTTTGATCACGGAGCGAAGATCTTCCGGAACCGTACGCACGCGATCAGGACCAGGAGGAACAAGCAGAACTTTTTCTACAAGAGGGATTGTCTCGCATGGAAGAAAGATTTGATGCTGAGGCACTCGTTCAGAAGTATCTTCATTGGTTGATGGTTCCTCAACTTGCGTTGAGGATTCAAAACAACCGACCAAGAAAAAACAAACGAATGTGAAAAGAACGTGCATGGTGTCCTCCCTATGTGTGATTTTGACTACGAAGAAAAGACCGTCAATCATAAAGGAAAATGACAATTTTGTCAATAAATCATGCCCCACTGACTTCAGGGAATTCACAAAAATATGGTGAACTGATGCATCTTTTCCGTTCTATTCACCACACAACATAAAGGCTCCCTACTAAAACAAGTTGAACTCTGTTGATTTTGATCTCAATGAGCCTCTGCGAATCAAGGCCTGAATGGCAGAAGTGGATGAAGAACTACGACCCAAACCTCTTCGAGAACGAACTACTCAAGAACGTACCCGCGTACAGCAGGCAAAACTCATGGCTAGATCTTGATCTGAAAGACCGATAACACGGTCTTTTTTCTTTTTTGGCAACAAAAAAACTTCGACCTATGCCGAAATTTTTGTGGTGGACCTGAAGGGATTCGAACCCTTGACCCCCTGCTTGCAAAGCAGGTGCTCTAACCAGCTGAGCTACAGGCCCAAGAAGTTGTGGCGAAATAATAGCAATATTAAAGGAATCCGTCAATCCATCCTCACAAATTCTTTTCCACAGAAAAAAATCCCTCTAGAAATCTAAAGGGAAAAGCGGATAATCTGATGTGTTCCTTGTGGCATGTTGTACACGTGCCCAAAATGTTGAATCAACAGTCGCATGGAAGTCCCATGTCCAAAAAGACAAATCTGAGGTCCCGTTTTCAACTGGCTTCCGAATCTTCTCATCATCTCTTCAAGTAAAGACAAAGGAAAGAGGGAGGGAGGCGAGATCAGAAGAAAGATCTCGAGCCTGTTGCCTCCCCACGTCGTTGAGCGGAATATCTCTTTGTCCAGTATAACGTCTTTGAACATTCCACGCGGTTTGTGTATGACGTGAAAAAACGAGAAGAAGATGCATGAAATACTCCTTATTCTACCGTGACTGATTTTGCGAGATTACGAGGTTGATCAACAGGGAACCCCTTAAACACAGCAAGGTAATACGCAAAAAACTGAAGAACGAATATGGAAAGAATTGGATGAAATACCTCTGTTGTTTTTGGAAGAAAAATTACTTCATCAACAAGATTATCAAGTTCATGATTACCTTCTGTCGTAAGCGCGATCATGTGTCCTCCTCTTGCTTGAACTTCTTGAATACTAATCAGATTCTTTTCATACAAACCATCTTTTGGAATAAGAAAAAGAGAAAGAGCTTGCTCATCAATAAGTGCTAAAGGACCATGTTTGAGCTCTCCTGAAGAGAACGCCTGAGCAGGTGTATAGGCAATTTCCATAAACTTGAGGGCTCCTTCTTTTGCAGCGGAAAACTCTCCTCCTCTTCCTAAAATTAGAAAATGTTTTATTTCAAGATATTTTTGTGCTAATTGTTTAATTTTATCTTGTTGAGCAAGAACGCACTTCATGTTGTTTGAGAGCCTTGCGTGTTCTTTGAAAAAATTTGGAATCCCTTCTCCTCCTTTCCAAAGAGACCATTCATGGACAAATGAGATAAGAGATCGAATCATGCCATGCATAGCTTTTGTTGAAGCCACAGCGATTTCCGGACCTACTCCAAGAGGGATCACTCTATCTGTTTCTCGAGCAATTGCAGATTCCATTACATTTACGAATGCTACTGTTTGAGCACTTGCTTGTTTTGCTTTGCGAAGAGCTGCAAGAGTATCTGCGGTTTCTCCAGATTGACTCACAAGGACAACAAGTGTTTGCGCATCAAGCACAAAATCTTGATAGCGAAATTCAGAACCAGAAACCGCCTGAGAAGAAAGTGATAAATATTTTTCTGCAAGAAAAGCACCATAAAGTGAAGCGTAATATCCTCCTCCACATCCAACAAAAATCAATCGATGTATATTCTTCCATTGGTCAAAATAAGAAAGTGTATTGTTGAAAAAAGACTCCCCCATTATCGCAGGAGCTTCACTTAGCTCCTTTAACATAAAATGTGCATGCCCCTGCTTTTCCATTTCTGTCACATCTATTGAAAGTGTTTCAATTTTTCGAATAACTTCTTGTCCGTCTTGTTTTGTGATAGTGATCTGTCCTAACTGAATCATGGCCATTTCTTCATTTTCCAAAAAAACAATTTTTTTGTGTGTCCAAGAAGCGCGCAAACATCTGATGCAACAAGATGCGATCCATCTTCCATCATTCCAATCATTAAAGGGCTCTCTTTTCTCGCGACAACAATTTTATTTGGTTCATGTGTAGAAGTAACGGCAATCGCATAACTTCCTTGTAGCAACGGAAGCATTTTTCGTACAGCACATTCCAATGAAGTATTTTGATAAAATGATTCAATTAAATGTACAATCACTTCACTATCTGTTTCGGAAGTAAAATGATGTCCTTGAACTTCAAGATCTCTTCTTAATGCCAAATGATTCTCAATCACCCCATTATGCACACAAAAAATCTGACGCTTACAATCTGTATGAGGATGCGCATTCTGGTCGCTTGGCTTCCCATGCGTCGCCCAGCGTGTATGCCCGATGCCCATTGGCCCTTCTAGCACCATTTTATCCAAGGCATCAACAAGAACTTGTACCTTCCCTTCTTGCTTATATAGATGAACGTGTTGTTGATCGAAAATCACAATTCCCGAGGAATCATATCCGCGATATTCCATGCGTTTTAATCCATCTAAAAGATAGGATTTTGCTGACTTTGTTCCAAGATAACCAATAATGCCACACATATGAATTGTTCATGAGTTACTTTTCTCTCCATGCATCTACTCTATAGGTTTGTCATTATTTCTTGTTTGATGAATGCTTTATTTGTGTAAAGAATCAATTTCTCTTTGAAAAAGCTCTTTTACCAACGATTCTCTTGTCCAAACTTTGCCGTCAGAGTTGATGAAAATTAAAAAAAAGAGTAATCTTTCGTCTTGTTCTTTCCCACGGAGGCCTCATGGAACAAGATCCTCTTCCTGTACATATCCGTCTTGATGAGCTTATTTCCTTTTGGTCCAAGGCTTCTTCTCAAACCTATGCAAGTGGTCGGAAGCCTAAAAGGTTAGCAAATGGGTGGAAACGATTTATTATCAAAGAAGGATCTTTATCCTATGAAGATACCTGGTACAGCATTCATGGTCGTTCTTTCGGACAAATTTTAATCAGAATAAAAGATATCGGTATTGTCTGGCAGATGAGCTACGAAGGTTTCATGAAACCTGAAGCTAAAGAAATGCTCCTCTGCGCACTTCGTATGGGAACAACTTTTTTCCTTGGCGGTCGTGGACCAGCCTGTCATATTGAAAAAGGGTTGATCTATCACAATGAGAGTCAAGGAGATTTCACCGAATTCTCTGGAATTGAATCAATTAAAAAGCTAGATGGATCTCATGCTATTTTAGAAAAACATTCGTTTCGTGGTGGACTTTTGGTCACGCTTTCTGCGTGACTTTTTCTTTTTTTCTTGATCTTCAAAAAATTTATCCACAAATCAGACACACGCTTCTTTTTGAAAAAAAATGAGAAAAAACATTTCAATTCAATCTGTTGAATCACTTATTTCTTTAGTGACGAAATGTTTCGTTAAAGTGATACTCATTCACCTTGAAAACAAAGGAGTAAATTAGCAATATCTTTTTTTAAAGAAAATTATTTTTCAATTTTCTTTTAAATAAATTTTTCAAAAGAAAAAAAAATCTAAGAAAAATAAATGATGCAAAGCTTTTTTGATTACATTATGAAAAAAAATCTTGTTACAATCTTTTTTGCGCATTATAATAGAGATAGTCGTTGATTGTGATGCGCCTTACAATCTTCGACCAATCGCTGCATCGTGATAATCCTTCACGCGTTGCAGTGCTCGGTCGAGCAATTCAAAAAAATAGAAACAAAGGGAAACCTTTGTTGAAGGAGGTAATAAATTTATGGCAGCAAAGAAAAAAGTGGCGAAAAAGAAAGTAGCAAAGAAAGTCGCCAAAAAGCCAGTAAAGAAAGTCGCGAAAAAGAAAGTTGCAAAGAAAGTTGCAAAGAAAGCTGTGAAGAAAGTTGCAAAGAAACCAGCTAAAAAAGTCGCGAAAAAGAAAGTGGCTAAAAAGAAGAAATAGTCTTTCCGCGTACATCATTACGCAAACATTTTCAAAAAAAACACTCTTTGGGGCGCAACAAAGAGTGTTTTTTGTTACATAGAGTTGTGATCTTTTAGGTGACGAACGAGAGTTGTGATAACATGACTATGTATGAATGTTTCAAAAAAACTTCTTTTCTTTACTTTTCTTGTCTTTTTTTCTATTCCCTCCTCTGTTTTTGCAAAAATTAATTCTGTTGAAATCGGTTTCTTTAATGCAAAAGGAGAAATCCAATCATCTATCACCTTCCCTTTAACAAATTGGGCGGGAGGAATCGATATCACCACAGCTGATTTAGGTACAGATAGCATTCCAGAAATTGTTGTTGGAAATGGGGTAGGTAACGACCCACGCGTGACAGTTCTTCGACAAGACGGATCAGTAATCGAAAGTTTCCTGGCTTATGAGGCTTCCATGGGATCTGGAATTACTGTTGCTGCATGTGATCTCAATGGAGATGGAGTGACAGAAATTATTACAGGAACACAATATGGAGGTGGACCTCATGTACGTGCGTTTACTAATTATGGGAAGCTTTTTCATCCAGGTTTTTTTGCCTACAATGAAGCTTTTCGTGGAGGAGTAAACGTCGCCTGTGGAGATTATGATCAGGATGGGATAAATGAAGTTATTACCGGTGCAGGACCAGGGGGCGGACCACATGTAAAAACATGGAGTTATCAGAATGGAATTTGGAACATGGAAGAAGAACTTTTTGTCTTTAGTGCAAATGATACGCGTGGAGTCTTGGTCAACTATTCAGAAGGGATGATTATTGCCTCTTCACAAATCGGATCAACTCGTGAGTTTTTTTCTCTTGACCATCACAGCCCACTTTTAGCAACAGAATATTGGACACAAGATATTAATGGTATGAAATCAATAGAGAGTGATTTGAATAAGGATGAAATGACAGAAATTATTCGTGTCCCCTCTCGGCCACAAGGATATTATTCTGCTAAACAATATCTTCTTATTGATCTTTCAGAACAGGAACTTTACGCCTTCGAAAATGGTATGCTTGCAAACACATTTCCTGTTTCAACTGCTGTGTATCCATGGACAACTCCTATTGGAATCCATAGTGTTCTTGCCAAACTTCCCTATGTTGATTACACCTGGTATTACGGGGAAGGAAATCCAAACAACTATAGCCTGGGTTTGGTTCCTTGGAATTTGCGTATTTATCCGCATGTTTACATTCATTACGCCTATTGGCACAATAATTTTGGAAATCCTATGAGTCATGGCTGTATAAATGTTAACCTCACAAATATGATGTGGGTGTATAATTGGGCAAAGGAAGGAACAACCGTCGAAGTGAAAAAATAATAAAACACGAGTCCCTAGGGGCTGTCCCAAAACTAAAAATACTCTCACTTCATGTGAGGGTATTTTGGTATAATATAGGTATTAAC
>Ga0156573_116_pt1 | contig 11559 bp, 8 predicted proteins | sample RifOxyB2_FD_116164 | JGI IMG/M metagenome (GOLD analysis project Ga0156573, IMG submission 116164) | Candidatus Uhrbacteria bacterium RIFOXYB2_FULL_41_18
GTAGACATGACGTGTGTGGTTAGAGATGAGTGAATACTTCCCTAACTATAGCGTCATGTTTTAGTTATACACCACCTTGTTTAGTATAGAGCCAAAGAGGATTGACTTTATTCTCCTTTTTCTATAGAATTTCCTCACATCGAATGCCGAACATTCCAAGTAACTGGGTAGGTACCGAAGCGGTCAAATCCCGCCTTTGGCGGGACCCCGCCACAATGAAACGTTGGCGGGGCGGGGCAGATATTTTTAGACCTTGGGTTATGGTTTATCGAGAAGATTTCGAAACCAGAACGGAAGCTCTAAAAAGAGAAAATCAGATTAAACGATATAAGCGAGGATTAGCATTTTACAAGTTAATACAAATACATGGGTAGGTACCGAAGCGGTCAAACGGGGCAGACTGTAAATCTGCTGGCAATGCCTTCGGGGGTTCGAATCCCTCCCTGCCCACCATGCCGATGTAGCTCAGCTGGTTAGAGCAACAGTTTTGTAAACTGTAGGTCGTCGGTTCGAATCCGACCATCGGCTCCACAAAATTTTTAACAACGTCCATCTTGACGCTTTTGCTACTCTTTGCTAAGCTTTGGCCGTTAATCGAAATATATGTCTCAGGATAACCTCATCAAATTTGAGTGCACCGAATGCAAACGCATCAACTATCACAGCAGAAAGAACAAGAAAACGCTGAAAGAGCGTCTTGAGCTCAAGAAGTTCTGCAAGTACTGCAAGAAGCACACCATGCACAAAGAAACCAAATAAAAAGATCTCCCACAAGGGGGATTTTTGTTTTACAAACGAAAAACCGAGGTCACGCACGTGTCGCGCAACCTCGGCTCTTATAGCACCTGATATTCCGTCAGGTAACGGGTTTGCCTACTACTTGGCCGCCATCTCGTAGTGGCGGTGCTCCATGTTGTAGGCTTCGATCCCCAAATACTTCAAGATGTCGATGACCGTCCCGCACCCCAGTCTCTCGATCATGCGATCGTAGAGCTGGGGGGCGACTCGACCGTCCCTTGCCAGACATCCGTGGATCGCACGGACGTACCTGCTCAGGACGATACAAGTTCCCAGATCGACCCAACCCTCACCATTCTGTTCCTTCTTGACCCTCCTCTGGGTCCCACCACGGTCCCACTGAGCCTTGGCACCCTTGCGGTATTTCCAGCTCGTGGGCCGACGGCGGTACCAGTGGTCACGGGGCCCGTACTCAAAGTCATCCTCGATCTCCTTGTCCGAGACCGAAGTCGCCTCGAGAACGTAGAACTTCTTCTGCCTCTTGCTGAGCCGCAGGAAGATGTCGTAGTCCTCGGAGCTGAACTCCTCACCTTGACGTTGGTGATCGATCACCTTCTCGCGTCGATGCGACGCGGTCTGGTACTCGAACCAGATGTCCGGGTTGGTCCAGAACATCTTGCTCCCGACCTGCATGATGAGTCGATCCGCCATCCAGGCTCGGATCTCCTGTTCGTTCAGGGTCTCGATCTCGCGCTTGGGCTTGATCGTGACCCTCTTGTGCCAGCGGGAGCGATGACAACGGTACCGGGTATTCTCCACCCGACTGGAACGCTCACAGGCCGCGGCCTTGTTGAACAGGTCGGCCTCCATCAAGGCCTGGACGCGCTCGCCCTCGTGGTCGAAGCCGTCATCCTCCTCGTCGTAGGGGTCGTACTCGTCATCGTAGTCGTAGGAGTGGAACGAGTCGCAGTCCTCGAAGTCGTCATCGAACGCGGAGGTATCTTCCTCCTCGTCCTCGTCCTGATCGAAGTAGGGGTTCTGCCACTCGTCGTAGGGGTCGTAGGGGCCGTAGCCGTCGGTGTCGATGTCGGTGTCGGTGTCGGTGTCATCCTCGATCTCGCCGAGGCTCATGCGCACGTTGCACTCCATGCCCTCGGCGGTCAAGAAGGACAGATCGTTGACCTGGGTGTAATTGCGGCGCCCGAGGCTATCGGTGCCGTAGCTGTACTTCAGCACGTCGCACTCGGACTCACCGAAGCGTCCCATCTCCACCAAGGATGCCTCCCACATCTCGTCGTACCGGTCGCGGGGGCGGATGAGGATCTCGCCCCAGTCCTCGTTCTCGTCGGTCTCGTCGTCGCAGTCGTCGCAGTCGTCGTAGGACTGATGGTCGGCCATCATCTCGTCGCTGATTTCCTCGACCCGTTCGATGAACGGGCTCCGGAACACGGGCCGCAGGCGCGCCATGCCATCGACCAGGCTGTCGCCACACCCGAGGTTCTCTCGGGGGACGCCATCCAGGTCGAGGCCGGGCTGGCCGGCAGTCGTGATGTTTCCGGAACGGGGGTTGCAGCTGAGCTGAGACATGTGTTGCTCCTTGGCAAATGCCAGGTTGGAAGTTTTTTGATGATTGGGTTATGAAGTTGTTGTTAAGAACGTGCAGCGCTGTTTGTCGCGCTAGGAAGTTTTGCTAAAAAAATAATAAAACCTCCTAAAACGGCAAACTTTGTCAAGCAAAAAAGGACACATTATTCCATTAAGATAACAACTAATGATAGCACAAAAACACGATTTTGTCAATGGTAAGAGAGCATATTTTCGCTGAAATCAGCAAAACAAAAACCTGACAAAATCCCTCACATTCACCTAAAATTTCTTACGGTCAAAGTGAGATCTATTTCCCTGGTTTTACTTATGATCAACGACTTTCTGCTATACTGATAATCTATGCATTTCAAAACTTCTTACAGCTTTATTGTCGTTCTTTTTATCGCTATCTTTATTGGCTTCATTGGTTTTTCCTTTTATGCAAAACCAGATCAAACGGATTCTGAATTATCGAGTGCAGAAACATTGCAAAACGAAAATTCAACCACAACAAACTTGAAGCAAGAACAAACAGATTTTTCCTGGGAAGAAATTGAAGCAGGAAACCCAAGTGGTCCTTGGTCACACAATCTCATGATGACCACAAGCCATGACGGTATAACCTTTGACACGCCTCAGTTGTTTCTTAAACGGGCGGGAGTCCCAAGTATTATTGCAGACTCACAGGGTCGGCTTATTGTTGCCTTTCAATGGTTCCCACAATCAAATGAAGGTTTTGATGCTATTGCTGTTTCCTTCTCTGATGATCAAGGAAAAACTTGGTCAGACCCAGAATCCATTGTTGTTGAAGGTTTACCAGAAGATTATATACGCCCCTATGATCCAACTCTCACTCTCACAGAAGATGAACAGATTCGACTCTATTTCACCTCAAATCTTGCAATAAAAGAGCCAAATGTCATTTCACAAATCTATTCAGCTCTTTCTGATGATGGTATTCATTACACCTTGGAACAGGAAGCTCGTATTGCACTTACCAATGAGCGTGTTTATGATTGTGCCGTAGCACGATTGGCTGGGCTTTGGTATTTGACAGCTCCGTCCAAACAAGGAGCTCTTCTCTTTACTTCTTCAGATGGTCTTTCTTTTACCCAATCACAAACGATCAAGTCTTCACAAAATTGGACGGGAAATCTTCTTGTACAAGGTGAGGTTCTACGATTCTATGGAGGTGGACCAGGAAATATTTGGTGGTCGCAAACCTCTGATGGAGAAAATTGGTCTAAACCTCAAGAAACAAATTTAACCGGTGGCGACCCAACCGTTGTCCAGCTTGAAAATGGAGATTATCTGATGATCTATGTAGGTGATTCGAAAAATAAATAAACAAAATGAATCTAATTATTCTTCCCAATTAAAAAAGTCGTGCTGAAAAACACGGCTTTTTCTTATCTCTTACAAAGAATCCACCAATTGTGTGAACTTTTTCCGATATAAGGTAATTTTTTTCTGATTTGGTCCAATGATGGTCAACCCGACTTTTCCAAATGGCTTCATCGTACTGAGCATGTGAAGGAAAATACCCTCTTTCTTTTTTGGATCAAAATCAATCTTTTGTTCTTGCATTTTTTGAATCAATGTACGGGCAGAAATCTTTTTTAGCTTCTCTGATCGTCCTCCTTGCTCTGTCGCATAATAACGTACTTCCCCTTTTGTGTTTTTCAAAATGCCTTTTTTCTCCTGATAGTCTGCCTCTGTCAAATACTTCGCCCAAAAGTAAGGATGGTTCGTTCCACCTTTTCGCGCATTAATTTCAATCCCATAAAGATTCCATTTGCTCTTGTTTCTAATAAGAAGAAAATCAATGGCCATACGACCACGTCCCCCCTTTTTGGCAATCAATCGCGTAATCTTATACCCAGCTTTGATTACTTGTTCGCGATACACTTCAGGACAAGGAAAATATCCTCCAATATAATCATTCCCTTCTAAATCTTGCAGATGTGTTGCTAAATTTACTGCTCTTCCCTGTGGGGTTACTTCAAACTGAGCACTGGGAGACTCCACTTCCTCCCCTTCCAAAAACACTTCGACAATACCTCCTTGCTTTTTGAAATAACGTGCAAAAACAGCTTTAGAAATAGGAAGATTGATCTCTAAATTCTTATAAAACGTTTGATAAGAAGAAAGATAATCCTTTTTATCAAGATTCATTTTTATGATGCCTACGCCAGATCCCTCATTGTTGATTTTAAGCATGAACTTCTTTTTCTCGGTCTTTTTGGCAAGACGTTTGAGCGTTTCATAGGCTCCCTTCAAATCCCTGATCCCTTCATATCCTTCTGGTAGAGCAACGCCGGCTTCTTTGAAAAGTTGGCGTGCTCCTTCTTTTTCATTCACATAAAATACATGAGGAGATAAGCCATAATAAGGAATGCCTAAGAGTTGGCTTAATCGATATTCATCTTGTGTGACGCGGAAAAACCGAAAATAGCAGGAATCATTTTCTGAAATATAATTCTTCAGTTGTGAAAGGATCTGCTTATTTTTCAAAACACATTGTGTCAGGGTTTGATGATGTTCTCCCTTTGGAACAGAAATGATTGAGAAACGTGATCGTAATTCTGCTTCCGGTAAGGAAAGTGTTTGACTCACCTTTTCAAGAAAATATTCGATGATGGCTTTTTCATATCCTTCGGAAAGAAGAACAAGCAATTTGGTCTTTGGATTCTTTAGATAAAAAAGAAAATACAAATAGCGTTCCTCATAATTTTGAATCCCTTTATAAAAGGACATGAGTAATTCTCCAAAAGAAATACTTGGGATCAAAATAATTGTTCGCGGTTTTGTATACTTGAGATCGACAATCTGAGGATGAGAAACGAGAAGATTATCAGATGGATCTTCTTTGTGTGATATTGCCATATTGAGCTAAGAAACGTGAAAAAAGTTGTAACATTTGATCAGCAATCCAGGCATCTTCTGATCCTCCAGCAAAAGCACTCAGATCTCCTTCAATGCCAAATTGAATAAGTGGTAAAGCCCCCGTATACTCAGGATGTCCTTGTACGGTTAGAGCTGCATGTCGCGAATCAGCTAAGAGTTGTTTAACGCGTTCAGCATCAGATATAGTATCTCCAGACAATTTTTCTGAAACATGCATTAATCCTTGAATCATATTCGGAGCTTCAGAATCTGCTTGAAGTAAAAGAGTGCTGCGCTCACCGGGAGCAAAGACTGACTCTCCTTGAAAAGTTGCAATATTTCCTTTTAGTGCTGGTGACTGACCAAAAACACCTGCAAGAAATTTTGCTCCATACTCTGTTGGTTGCACATGGGTTTTCCCTTTTACATAACGAGTCATGGGTCGCACATTTCCTCCTTTCAGATGAGAAACGAGTTGATGACCGTAACAAATTCCCAAAACAGGAATATCTTGCTCTGCAGCTTGCTCATATAAGCGCCCGGCAGTTTGTAAAACAAATCGATGAGTAAATTCGACTTCTTTTCCGCCTATCGTAATCTTTTCATCGGGCGATCCCACAGCCTTACTCACATCTGCTGGTGAACCACTGAAAAGAACAGCATCAATTTCTTCTTTTCCGACTTTTGTAGGTCTTTTGCGAATATCTGCATGCTGCAAACTCACTGTTGGTCCGAGAAACTGTTGAAAAATTTCCAAAGAATTCTCCGGAACTCTTCCTCCAAACAGTTTTTGCAAATACAGCTCAGCAAGTTGTGACCAACCGCGTTCACGTAATTGCCCAATGCCTTTTTCCATGAGCACACTTGGATTACCCATGGTTGTGTCTATAAGAAGAAGAGTCTTTCCAAAAGCAACAGCCTCCATTTCTTGTTGAGCTTCCCATAAACTGGAAAGATGCCGTTCAATGCGAGCACTTGTTTCATCGAGCACTTTTTCTTGAAAAGCAACTGGGCGTTCTTTTTGAAATGACATAAATATCCTTTTGTAAGAAATAATTTATACACCTATACTAGCAAAAATCCCTTTTCTCTTCAATAAACAAAAAACCACTCAGCAAGCGCAAACCCACAGGGTCGGCTTGATGAGCAGTCAGAAGGTATTAGTCACGAGAGAATTTTACAGGTGATTCAAGGTAATAACCTGTATCCAGACGAATCGGTTGACCCAGATCAAGGGCAATTTCTGTCACCTCACGCAGCTCTTGCGAGCGATGGTGCATCAGTGCGCAACGCGCATAATCACACTCCTGCTTAATCTGAGCAAGAAGCTCAATTGCTTTCGCATGATGAGCTTGGGCTGTTTCCATGACTGTGGGCGGAATCTCGTCGCGCCGATCGTCTTCATAAAGATCGCTATAACACTCACCCTGTTCATTGAGTCCTTCAATAAATTCTGTCAGTTCGAACTCACGTTCAAGATCACTCAAGTCCCACCAATCATTATCTACATCCGGCCAAATTTCCTTATAAGCCTCATTGATCCTTGACTGGAAGGCCTCAGCAAGCTGATGATCAACTCCTTCTTCTGGAAGGATGGCTTCCACACCGTAGTGCTGAAGAAGCGCTGAGGCAACACCAAAACGCTGTTGATCCTTAGCCAAACGATAGGCATCAGGCAGGAGACTCGAGAACCATTTTGTTGGATTTGTCAGATGCTGACTCGTCGCTCTTCCCCCATAGAACAGCCCCCAACTTTCTCCAAAAAACAGCACGAGCTGGAAAGCTTTATTGACTTCTCCACGCGCAACCATCTCCATGATCTTCTGTCGGAAAAAGGCATGATCATTTTCAACAGGTGTGTAATCCCTGTAACTTACCTTTTCCCGTCTTTCCCACAGACCACAGCAACCAAGCTGCATAAAACACTTCAGAAACCACACGGGAGGATAGTCCATTTTCACGAAATAATCGTCCCAAAGTGACTTGAGATAGACTGGACGCAAAATGGCGGAAACCTCAGGATCCCCATGATCGCGATCGTGCGTGAAACACTTAGCGCCTGCCATAGCAAGCATAAACTGCGGACGACAATCGCCCACAGCCTTACGCATCATGGCAAGAAACTCTTCCCGTACCTGCTGCTCAGACCAACCAAGCGCCAGAAAGCGATCAACAAGTGGATTGAGTTCTTCCTTCTCAGAAGTAGCCCGTTCCTGAATTCCCAAGACCTCGCGACGGATTTCAAACAAACGTCCGCGACGGAAGTGAGATTGAAGATTCCAGAGTTCCACCTTGATACGCAGTTCATCATCTTCAGAAAGCACAAGCGCTGCGACATCGTGAATCCCATACACCCAGCGCCAGTTCGTGGGCATCGGGCCTTCGGATACAATGCGTGTCATGGCCTTTCGCACCAAATCAGCAACCTGCTGCTTAGACCAACCAAGATACTGCTGGAGACCGGCCAGATCGATATAAATAGCTTCTGCTTCTTCTTTTCCTGTCGCTTCCTTTGTCACCCAAACGACACAAATACGCTTCCGATGTTCGCGTGCCCATTCAAAGGTCTCGAGTTGCTCTGTATTTGTGGAGTCACAAGGAACATCCATGATCGTGTCAAAATAAACCTTCACAGAGTGAGGATCAACATCCACCTTAAAGTAGGTTCGATAGTGTTCTGTCAGTTCCATCACAAGGGTGGCAAGATCATCGCGCATTTCATGGCGCAACAGAAGTTCAAGTTTGTCAACCGGCTTGGTAAGAAGATGAAGCCTCGTACGGATTTTCTCTTCCATCTGTCTTCTCCTTTGAGCTTGCTCTGTCTCGGGCTGATCCCGGCGAGCGCACTCCATTCGGGTGATGAAGCCCTCAAGGGCTTCACTTCCGTGATCCCTGCGCAAGATTGCCAGGGCACGGACAGCTTTGACCTGACGTGGTGGCCACTTCCGAGCAACAGCTGCACGCTGCACCTGTTTTACGCTCAGTGAAGGGTCTTTTGCCAGATCAACAAGCTCCGAATGGGGCAAAGCAAACCGACCAGCTTTTTCCAGCTCTTCGATGCTCTGCACCATTTTTTAACCTCTCTCGTAAGTTGTGAAGAACATCCCGTGTGCGCTCTGTTACGCCACCTATTCGGTTTCACGGGGCCAGTAAGGTTTTCGCCTCACAGACACCAGATCTCATCATTCTTAAGTCAAAATGTCAATAATTGATACCTGTATGATACCTTTCGACTATTTGGCTAGATTATTGTTATTTCATAGGCATCTTGCCATGAATACGCAAAAGGTGAATAAGAAAACTGGTGTACGTGTGAAAGAGATCTCATGGGAAGTTGCAATCTCTTTATGATTGCATGTAATTCTTCACGATTTGAAAATATTGTTGGATTGGAAGGAATCAACACAGATTTTGCTCCAATAGCTTTTGCACATTGTTTTGCATAATCAAGCATTGCTTGTACCAATTTTTCACCATTGACTTCTCGCAAAACAGACAAACTTGGATTAATTCCTGGCAGGGAAAGATACACCTCTCCGTCTTCATGTATGATTTCAAAATGCATTCCTCCTCTTGCCACTCCATCATCACCGAACATCACTACATTAGAAAACTCTTGTTTATTCCAAAGCTGATCATCAACAGCAACACAAACTCCCATATTCAAACCTGCCACAGCGTGCATCTTTCGTTTTGTTATCTGAAACCGCAATGTTCGTACTTCACCACCTTCTGCTCCTTCAACAAAAGACCACTTACTCATCTCCTTTTCCATGGCTGATGCATCAGCACCAAGAATTTTTGTGACAATAATTGACGAAATTTTTCCTGTTTCAGAGGTTGTTCCTTTGGCTCCGACAAAAATCACATCTAATGAGTCTTCTATCATCTTCTCAGTTATCTCTGTTCCTTCTTCTTTAATAGTTTGTAAAACATGATCATAAATATCCCCTTCAAATTTTACCCCCAAATCTCTCGCAATAGCATTGATTCTTTCAGATTTTTGTCTTTCATCCATTCGATCATTTCTTAAAATTCCTGCAATGGATCTAGCTATCATTTTTTTGGTTCTTGGAGAAATGTCACGTCTTATCGCTTGCGCAATTTTTTCCTGATATCCTTTTGGATCTGCTGCCTCATAAGCTTGTAGAGCGACACTTACAACATCTCGAAGAGAATCTTTTAACCATTCAAAAAACCGAACTGCTTCTTCACGTCCTGAAATAAAATCAGGAAGTTTTGCTCCTCCACGAGCAAGATAGAAAGCATAACCATTCCTCAATGCTTCTTTTGTTTGTGCAGGACCTGATTCTGCAAGAAGATCGACCATCTTTCGTCCGACTTCTACAACAACGCTCGGGCCCATAAGCAATTCATCACTTTCCGCTTTTTCCTTTTCTCTTGTAATGATTTTCTTTCCATTAACCAATCCGACAACTTCACTGAGACGATTCCAAGGTGTTGTGTCAAATTCTTTTCCAGAAGTTAATTCCCATTTTCCAAGAGGAAAAGTGACTTCTTTTCCCTGATGAACATTCCATTCCACTGGCACATCATCTTGTCGATCCTTTCGTCTTTGAATCAACCAATCATATTCCTGTCGTGAAACACCTAAAGCAGGAGGAAAAATATGAGATACTATTCCTAATTGATAACTATCTAATCCTTCTTCTGGATAGTCTCCATCATGGATTTCCTTTATCTGGTGTTGTACTTCTTTAGTCATCTCACGGGCAACATCCTGCACACTCTGACCTGATGCAATCCTTGTTTTGAATTCATGAAATAACCGTGGTGTCCAAGGAAGTTTTGCATCAAGGTAAGGAACTAAATGTACTTCCTCTCGTAAGGGTATAGTTGTACCTTGAAGTACACCTAAATTATCTTTTCCAAAAGAACTATCAATATAAAACTGTAAAAAATCCTGAAAACGTGCTCCTGTTTTATTCATGAGTTGACGAAAAACCTTTGCTGATTCTCTGTCAGGGCAAACAAGATCAAGAAAATAAAAATTCCCATATTCACAACTAACAACCTCCGTTAAAATATCAAAAGTGCGAAATGCGGCTGCTCCCTGATTTTCCAATAGTGGCCGGATGATTCCTTCTGTTAATTCTTTTGCTTCTAACTCCCATGACTGACAAAAGAGGCGATCTAAACTTACCAGGTTTTTTTCAACAGCAGCTGGAGGCAGTTGTTCAATCAAACGAAAAAGTTTTTTGCGAATAAACTCCTGATACTTTTCAAGATATACTTCTGCCCGCTTTGGAATCAATGCTATGGTCCATGCACGATCGTCTGGAGTCATTTTCTCACAATCTTCAAATCCCCTTGAAAAATCATTTTGCGAACCTTCCTGTCTGATTTTCCATTGTTCAATTTGTTCATCTTCAAATTCCAATTCTCTTAGTATTGGCAAGGAAAGGCTCAGATAGAGCGACCTTTGATCATATGTGTTATGTGTCTCAATCAAAATTTTTCGTATCTCACTTTGGGAAAGAACTTCTAAAACCCTAGTCAAATCATCATCGCGAATCGCCTCAACAATAGAAAGACCATCTTTTTGATAACCCTCACGAGCAATAACATCCCACTCACCCTGCTTAAACGCATCAATAAAACCACGACGCTCGTTATCTATTGCGCGAAAATGCATTATAGACGCAAGTGCATCCTGGACATATCTCCTTTTTTGAATACGATCTAAATGCTTCCATGGAGTCTGACCAAATGTTTCTTCTCGTGGTCCAGATGATAACCATTTTTTAACAACAAATTCAGGTTGCACACGTTCCATGATCGTTTTTGATAGATAATGTAGACAAAAATTTGGTTGATTGAAAAAAAATTTCTGAACCTCAAGATCTTCTTGAACCTCAGGAGGTAAAGCGGAAAATATTCCCTCTGAACTAATATCGAATCTATTCCTACTAAACACTTTTTGCCAAAATAGAATATTACACAAATCATTTCGGTCAATACGATTAACAATTGGTACGTAAATTGATGCCCAACTTCTTCCTCTATCCGTTGGCGGAATTTCCTCCAAAGCCTCCTCAAATTTTTGATAAGCTTTTTCAGCATCTAATTCTTGTTGTCTTTTTTCCTGTTGTTCTTGCTCCACATCCTCCCATCCTTCCTCAATCATTGTTCTCCTACTTGTTGCTTTCTCTCTGCCGAACCCTATATTTTCACTTCTTTTTTGCATATTGTTTTTTTAAACTGCATAAATTTTATCAAAAATAGGCTTTGAGTGAAAGGATACGTTCTCTTTCATGTCAAATGCGACATAGCGAATTCATTAGGTGTTTTCATGTTTAATGAAAGGTGTGGACGTTCATAAAGATA
>Ga0156573_132_pt1 | contig 7395 bp, 8 predicted proteins | sample RifOxyB2_FD_116164 | JGI IMG/M metagenome (GOLD analysis project Ga0156573, IMG submission 116164) | Candidatus Uhrbacteria bacterium RIFOXYB2_FULL_41_18
CCGTCGCTGTGGACGCTTGGGGGAGACTAGCCTGTTATCCCCGGAGTAGCTTTTATCCGATGAGCTTCCGCCGTCCTATCTCGAACGGTCGGATCACTTACCTCTGCTTTCGCAACTGCGCGACTTGTAGGTCTTGCAGTAAAGCTGGCTTCTGCGTATGCACGTCCAGCGCGATTTCCATCCGCGCTAAGCCAACCTTTGTAGACGCCTCCGTTACTTTTTGGGAGGCACCCGCCCCAGGTAAACTACCCACCAGTTCCTGTCCCTGACACCGGATTCACGGCGTCTGGTTAGGATTCACACAACATAAGGGTGGTATCTCACTGGCGCCCGAAGGCTCCCACCTATACTGAACATATGAAACATGAACCCAAGAACAAGCTATAGTAAAGCTTCACGGGGTCTTTTCGTCTAACCACGAGTAATGAGCATCTTCACTCATCTTGCAATTTCACCGAGTCCTTCGTTGAGAGAGTCCACAACTCGTTATGCCATTCGTGCAGGTCGGAACTTACCCGACAAGGAATTTCGCTACCTTAGGACGATTATAGTTATCGCCGGCGTTCATCCGCGCTTCAGTCGGAAGCTTCTCCCTAATGGGATGACCCCCTTCCTTAACGTTCGGACACTGGCCAGGCATCAGCCCCTATACATCACTTTGCAGTTTAGCAGGGACCTGTGTTTTTGATAAACAGTCGGTTGTGGTCAGTCGCTGCGGGTCACCCTCTCCCGAGGGCAACCAGGCCTTATCCCGAAGTTACGGCCACTGATTTGCCGAGTTCCTTAACGAAGGTTCTCTCGTACACCTTGGCACATTACGCGCCCACCCACCTGTGTTGGTTTGGGGTACGGGTCCATCACACATTAACCCTAGCGGCTTTTCTTGGCTCCATGTCCTTTCCTCTTGCTTGCCTTGCGGCAGACTTGCGATTACATCCGAGCTTAATGACTAGCGGATTTACCTACCAGTCGCCAAGATGCACCCGACGTCATAGCCATAGGACGCAGGAAATTTCACGAAGCGTCCCCGCATCAGTGTGTGACAGAGTGCAGGAATATTAACCTGCTGTGCATCGACTACGCCTTTCGGCCTCGCCTTAGCTCCCGACTAACCCTGGGTCGATTCTCGTTGCCCAGGAAACCTTGGGTTTACGGTGGACAGGATTCTCACCTGTCTTTTTGCTACTTATGCCAACATTCTCCCTTCGCATCGCTCCACCATGCCTTACGACACAGCTTCAGTGCAATACGAATGCTCCCCTACCGCGCCTTCACTCTAGGTGAAGACACCCTCAACTTCGGTACATCATTTAGCCCCGGTACATTTTCGGCGCAGAAAAGCTTGACCAGTGAGCTATTACGCTATCTTTAAAGGATGGCTGCTTCTAAGCCAACCTCCTGGTTGTATAAGCCTTTCAACCACCTTTTACACTTAATGATGATTTAGGGACCTTAGTTGGAGATCTGGGCTGTTTCCCTTTCGACTAATGGAGCTTAGCCCCCATAGTCTGACTGCCGGGAACATGTATTGGTATTCGGAGTTTGTTTAGGATACCTACCCGAAGGCGGTGACCCCATTCAGTGCTCTACCCCCAATACACTATTAACCGACGCTAGCCCTAAAGCTATCTCGGGGAGAACCAGCTATTACCAGGCTCGATTGGAATTTCTCCGCTAACCACAGCTCATCCCCGCGTGTTGCACGACGCGTGGGTTCGGTCCTCCACGAGCTGTTACACTCGCTTCAACCTGGCCATGGCTAGGTCGCCTGGTTTCGGGTCGTGTGCATGCTACTCTGTGAAAAAATTCGAAAAGTTCGATAAAAATCGAACAATTCGAATTTAGTCACATCACGCGGGTTAACGCTCGCTTTCACTATGGCTCCGTCCCGGAGGACTTAACCAAGCAACATACAACACACTCGTTGGCTCATTCTTCAATAGGAACGCCATCATCCCGCAAAGCGGGACTCTGACTCCTTGTAAGCATACGGTTTCAGATACTATTTCATTCCCCTCTCGGGGTGCTTTTCACCTTTCCCTCACGGTACTTGTTCACTATCGGTCAAAACGTGTATTTAGCCTTGCCACATAGTCGCGGCAGGTTCCCACAGGATTTCACGAGTCCCGTGGTACTCAAGAATAATCATAGTAATGGTACGGGAGTATTTTATGTACAGGACTATCACCTTCTTTGGTGTCGTTTTCCAACGACTTCCACTATACATCGTACAACTTGCATTACCCGTCTTTGGAAGAAGACGACATAACTATCTTACAACGCCTTAGGAGCAACGACTTCCATCTTTCATTGCTGGTCACATACGAACCGAAGTCCACATGATCACAACAACTTCACTCATTAAGGTTTGGGCTCTTCCCTTTTCGCTCGCCACTACTTAGGGAATGGGCTCGTTATCCGTTTACAGGCAACGTGCGTGTGCATGTAAACGTAAAACGAACATTCTTTTTCTTTTCCTCTGGGTACTGAGATGTTTCACTTCCCCAGGTGCCCTCCTTGTACCTATGTATTCAGCACAAGGTAATGCGGCTTCCCCGCATTGGGTTTCCCCATTCGGAAATCTCCGGATCAAAGGTTGCTTGCCACCTCCCCGAAGCTTATCGCAGGCTGCTACGTCCTTCATCGGCACGTTTTGCCAAGGCATCCACCGTATGCCCTTTAGATGCTCTACAACCACTGAAAGATTTAATCTTCCGTGGTATTGAATTTATATATTTTGATTCTCTGACTCAATTCTCTTCAATTGTAATGATCGATCTGATCATCATTCGGACCAGAAAGTAATGGACAGGATCCACTGCTTTCAAATTCGAAGGAAGTAAAAACCGCGCTAAGGCGCGGGTGGTTTTCTAATTCATGTCATTCAGCATCCCGCTCCGAATAACGCATTTATGTGAGATTCTTCACAAGTTTTCTAAGGAAAGGTCGCGGGAATCATATACCGTGAGGAAAAAGCTGTCAAGAGAACTATCCTGTATTGATCCACAGTGCAAAAACAACAAAAAAAATTAAAAAATGTACGTTTTTACTTCGATTTGTTATTCTTTATTTAATATGTATTACATCACGTTTATCACTGTTGGAAAACAAAAAAATGGCTCATGCAAAAATTTGGTCATGGAATATCAAAAACGGCTGAAACTTTTTGTAAAATTACAAACAATTGAAATTGCTGAAACGCCTTTTTCTTCAGAGCGAGATCGAAATCGTGTTCTTGCTCAAGAAGCTGAAAAAATCATAAAAGTAATTCCACATCAATCACTTGTAATCACACTTGATGCAAAAGGAAAGGAATTTGATTCTCCTGCTTTTGCGAAAAAAATTGAAGAGTGGTCAAAACAAGGTGTCCATCATCTCACCTTTCTTTTGGGAGGACCGCTGGGTCTTCATGATACTTTTAAAAAAGAGAATGTTTTTTCTCTCTCACAACTCACATTTCCTCATGATCTTGCACATGTCCTTTTTCTTGAACAACTCTACCGTGCAATGACTATTTTAAAAGGAAAAACGTATCATTATTGACATCACTGATACTTTACTTGACTAAAGTATAAAGCTATAATAGAATTCTGTATGCCCCAATGGAATACTAAAAAAACAGAGGAATTACTTGAAACAATTCTGCGACTTGAAACCCTTCAAGAAGCGAAAAACTTTTTTCGAGATCTTCTGACAGAAAAAGAACTTAGTGAACTTGGAAATCGTTGGAAAGCGGCACAAATGCTTTTTGACAATATTCCTTATAAAAAAATCGAAAAAGAAACCGGACTCAGTTCTGCAACGATCGCACGTATTTCTACTTGGCTTCACAAAGGTATGAATGGATACACCACACAAATTTACAAACTTCATCATCACCATCCCTCCTCTGAGAGCGATGTGTCTTGATGTTTAATTTAAAAAACATTCCATCTCCTCTCAGAATTTGAGAGGAGTTTTTTATTCTTTCTATAAATCGCTATGAAAAATGACATTCTTTTTATTGGAGGAACGCACGGAAATGAACCTATTGGTGTTGATGTTCTACAAGAGTTAGAAAAAGAGCGATCTGATTTTGATTGGATGATAGGAAATAAACCTGCACTTAATCAAAAGACACGTGAATTCGAAGGTAACCTCAATAGATCAGCTCCTGGAAATGCAAAAGCAAAAAATTATGCTTCGCGAAGAGCGTCAGAAATTCTAACTAAAGCGCAAAATTATCGCTATACCATTGATCTCCATGGTACAGCAAAGCAGACAGGTGTCTTCATTATTATTACAAATCCTACTTCAAAAAATTTTCAACTCGCAGCATTGCTTAAGATAAAACGAATTGTTGTTTGGCCAACGTTTAGTCCAGAACTGGAAGGTTCATTAAGTGAATATGTTCCATGTGGACTTGAGATTGAGTGTGGACCAAAAGACTCGAAAAAAATTAAAAAAACGCTCAAAAAAATTCTTGTTGATTTTCTTAGTAAGAAAAATGAAAGAGAAAAAGAAAACTATCAATCAATTCTAAAAAAACGTGAAATCTTTGAAGTCTACGGATCTCTTCTGAAAAATTCTGATCAAGTATTAAAAGAATTTGAAAAAATAGCAATAGATAGTGAACCCTTTTTCCCTCTCCTTATTGGTTCTTATCAAGAATCAGGAATTACTTGCTATAAGATGCGCTCCATATCTGTTGATCGCTTTCTCAAAAAGAAACATTAAGAATCGCTTAGGCATTTTTGAAAAAGGATGCCTAAAGGGATTCTGAATGATTCCCAAAACAAACAAAAAAAGGTGAAAAGATGGATATACGGACATTCCAAGAAACAGACATAGAACAAGTAATTGATCTTTATCAATCTTGCTTCCATGAACCTCCGTGGTTTGAAACATTTATTGATTCAGAACTTCGTCAATACTTTATTGAAATGCTCTCTTGGCCAGAGATAATCTTTTTAACAGCCAAGGAAGGTAAAAAAATTGTTGGTGTAGGAATAGGTTTCTCCCTCCACAGAAAATCTGATATCCAACGATGTATTCCAACATGTAGAGATTCTGAAGTGAGACACCATCTGCTTCGTCAGCAAGTGCTCTATATGGCCGAACTTTTTGTTAGAAAAGAATTCCGTCAGTTTGGAATCGCAAAAAAGCTTTTGAAAGCACGTCTTAAGGTTGGTTATGATCGTGGCTATCGTTTAGCGGTTGTAAGAACCTCTGTTCAACAGTCTATTATTATAAATTTGTATCAGCGACTTCTTGTTGATTCTTGCATTATTGCTCATCAACCTGTTGTTTCGAAAAAAATGATCAATGGAATTGCTAAAGAAGAAACAGATGAAAGAGTGCTACTTATTGGTAAAATTCCACAACACATCTCTTCCTAGTCAAGAGATTCTACACGCGACTTAAGGTATCAGACTGATGCCTTTTTTCTTTACAAAAAAATCAGAAGAAAATCCCCTGATTTTTTCTAAACTTTTTTAATGCAATCCAACAAAATCATTTTCTAAATCCTTCCCTGGCTCAAAAGCATGAGGTGTTTGTGCAATAGATAAAATCGTTTCAAGTAAAACAGAATAGTCTGCTTCCATATAATGCCCATCTGTGGCGGTTTCAATAAATCTTGCACGTAAAGCTTCTGCCAGTCGTCGACCATGAGCAATCGGAACCAATTTGTCATCTTTAGAATGAATCACGATAAACTCCCTGGCTTTCCACATCAAAACATCTGCATCTAAATCGGCAATAAAAAGTTGTCGCAATTCTGGACGGGAAACACTCCATGGAGGGGCAACCAAAATAACGGCTCGTGGAGTTTCTGTCATTTCAATAGCTTCAAGATATTGCAAGATGATTAAAGAACCTAGGGAATGACCAAGGAGAATATCATCTCCTTTTAAATAACCTACTTGCTCTTTCATTTTCTCAATGGCTTTGTGAAGATCAAACTCTTCTCCGGCTTGCAAAGGAAGAGTTGGAGCAATCACTTCAAACCCTTTTGCTCGAAGTTGATCAGCAAGACGAGGATGAAAATTCATCTGTGGAGATGCATTGAACCCATGAACTAAAATAACTCTCATATACCAACGAGGATAGCGAACGAAAGAATTTTTGTCGAGAGAGGATGTCGAGAGAGGATTGACAGCTGAGTAAAAATATGACACTCTTACGAGTCTCTTACCAAGAGGTGTTCTTTGCAAAAAATACAAAAAGGACGAGCAAACTTGCCAAAGGAAACAGAGCGCTATCTGTTTGATCCCCCTGCCCGAGAACGCGTGGCACAAGCTGTGATTGATGGACTTGCAGTAGCAAAAAATCCTCTTTTCACTAAAGAAGAAATTAGCTCAGCTGGATATCGTGGACGATGGCTTAACAACTTGAAAAAAAGAGCAGAAAATCCCCTTGAACAACACCTACTCTGTGCTGGATTCCTGTTCGGAATTCTTTTACAACTGAACAGACAAAGAGACAAAAGTAAAAAAGCAAGAATGAATGAATATCGATCTTCGTGTATGGCACATGCTTTCCTGATTCAGGCCTTTTGGATTGCTGAAACAAATAGCATACAAACAATTCTTTTCCTTTTCCCCTCAGACGTGAAACCACTTGCAGAAATCTGGAAAAAATCTTGCATTGGTGCTTTGACAGCTTGTCGATGTGTCGCATTCACCCAATTGGCTGGCTGGGAGTGTTATCTCCCCAAACCCTATGAAGATTGGCAAATGAAGACAGATGTAATGGCTATGTCGGAAAATCCTGAATGGCCATTTCTTGCGGTTCAAATTAAAACAGGAAAAATACATCAGAAAAGAAATTTCGATTTTCTTCTCCCTGGAGAACCTATTCCGGAACAAATGAAAAAGGAAGCTAAATATTTCTACGGTGGAACAAAGATTCTTCAATCTTCCTTTTCAAATCGATTGTGGATTCCTATCATCATGCTGGCACGCTTTCGTTCCCTAAATCATCCGATCCGTACGTTTTCAGAGATGGAACAAGACTATGCAAAGCAATTAAGAGAATCTGTTCTCTTTTACCAAATAACGGAACCACGACTTATCGCTTGTACAGGATAAGTGACATGATCTTTTGAACCAACCTTCTAGCACTGATAGACTTCAGTGCTTTTTCTTTTCTACAAGACCTTGATCGTTTTACAAAAAAATGATAGTCTCATCGCACAAAATACGGATAAAAATATGCTGGGATGGCGGAATTGGTATACGCGCTAGTCTTAGGAACTAGTGCCTATTGGCTTGAGGGTTCGAGTCCCTCTCCCAGCACCAACATAAAAACCTCAGTTCAACTGGGGTTTTTATAATGTATTTATAAGTAAAAACCTCAACTAGATATTATTCACATCACCTATCCCCAATCTGTCCAGGCTCTATGTCAAACAAG